>OBAU01000001.1_pt1 | contig 37510 bp, 31 predicted proteins | sample 1479921 | NCBI WGS metagenome assembly OBAU01 (sample SAMN02324088, study PRJEB22366) | soil metagenome | biome: mixedwood plains | place: Canada | collected 2009-09
GGCGCTCTTCCGCTTCCTCGCTCACTGACTCGCTGCGCTCGGTCGTTCGGCTGCGGCGAGCGGTATCAGCTCACTCAAAGGCGGTAATACGGTTATCCACAGAATCAGGGGATAACGCAGGAAAGAACATGTGAGCAAAAGGCCAGCAAAAGGCCAGGAACCGTAAAAAGGCCGCGTTGCTGGCGTTTTTCCATAGGCTCCGCCCCCCTGACGAGCATCACAAAAATAGACGCTCAAGTCAGAGGTGGCGAAACCCGACAGGACTATAAAGATACCAGGCGTTTCCCCCTGGAAGCTCCCTCGTGCGCTCTCCTGTTCCGACCCTGCCGCTTACCGGATACCTGTCCGCCTTTCTCCCTTCGGGAAGCGTGGCGCCATTCGCCATTCAGGCTGCGCAACTGTTGGGAAGGGCGATCGGTGCGGGCCTCTTCGCTATTACGCCAGCTGGCGAAAGGGGGATGTGCTGCAAGGCGATTAAGTTGGGTAACGCCAGGGTTTTCCCAGTCACGACGTTGTAAAACGACGGCCAGTGAATTCAGATCTCAAATAATGATTTTATTTTGACTGATAGTGACCTGTTCGTTGCAACAAATTGATGAGCAATGCTTTTTTATAATGCCAACTTTGTACAAAAAAGCAGGCTGGATCCACAACTTCACCACGCTGATGCTGTTGCTGTTCGGCGCCGCCGGCATCGTCGGCAGCCTGCTGTTCAGCCGCTACAGCGAGCGTTTTCCTTCCGGCTTCTTTATCGGCGCCATTACGCTGCTGGCCTTGAGCCTGCTGCTGCTGTTGCCGGCCGCCGGCAGCGAAAGCCATCTGACGGTGCTGTGCATCTTTTGGGGCATGGCGATCATGGCGATCGGCCTGTCGATGCAGGCCAGGGTTTTGAGCCTGGCGCCGGACGCCACCGACGTGGCGATGGCGATCTTCTCCGGCCTGTACAACTTCGGCATCGGCAGCGGCGCGCTGCTGGGCAATCAGGTGAGCCTGCATCTGGGCATGGGCAACATCGGCTTCGTCGCCGCGCCGCTGGCGCTGATCGCCCTCGGCTGGTGCTTGCTGAGCGCCTACCGCAGCGAACGGCTGCAGCAGCACCACAGCCGTTAAGCGGCCTCGTTTCCCTGTCTTCCTGAGCCGGCGGCTGCGCCGGCCTCTTCAGCAAAAAAACTCGCGATCATGCGAAAATTATTCCGTTATCACTGCCTTTGCGCCTGCCGTACTGTTAACCCGTCCAAAATCCAATTCGATACCGAGCGGGGAACACGTCATGAGCACTCTTACCGCGCCCGATGGCGCACGCATTTTCTATAAGGATTGGGGCCGCGGCCAGCCGATCCTGTTCTCGCACGGTTGGCCGCTGTCCGCCGATGCCTGGGACAACCAGATGCTGTTTTTCGGCCAGAGCGGGTTCCGCGTGATCGCCCACGATCGCCGCGGCCACGGCCGTTCTGATCAAACCTGGCACGGCAACGACATCAACCAATACGCCGACGATCTGGCCCTGCTGATCGAAACGCTGGATCTGCGCGATCTGATCCTGGTCGGCCATTCCACCGGCGGCGGCGAAGTGGCGCGCTACATCGGCCGTCACGGCAGCGGTCGGGTGGCGAAGGTGGTGCTGGTCGGCGCCGTGCCGCCGCTGATGCTGCAGACGCCGGTCAACCCAGAGGGCACGCCGATGGCGGCGTTCGACGGCATTCGCAGCGGCGTGGCGGGCAACCGCTCGCAGTTCTTCAAAGAGCTGGCGGTGCCGTTCTATGGCTTCCAGTGCGACGAGGTGGAGAGCAACGCGGGACTGATCGACAGCTTCTGGCTGATGGGCATGCAGGGCGGCGTGAAAGGGCAGTACGACTGCGTGCGCGCGTTCTCCGAAGTGGATTACACCGCCGATCTGCTGGCGATCGACAAGCCGACGCTGCTGGTGCACGGCGACGCCGATCAGATCGTGCCGATCGGCGCCTCGGCGCTGAAAGCCGCTAAGCTTATGCAACAGGCGGAGCTGAATGTTTACGCCGGCGGCTCTCACGGTTTGGCGCAGGCCGATCCCGATCGCTTCAACGCCGATCTGCTGGCCTTCATCCAGAATTCGCCGTTTTAAGGGGGCGCGATGAACCTGACTGTTATCGCCGCCCGCTGCGCGCAGCGGCTGCACGCGCCTGCGGTGCGCTGGGTGCTGCTGCTCGCGATCTGCGCCGCCTATATTCAGGGCGGGCTGGTCAAGGCGCTGAACGTTGAGGGCGCCATCGCCGAGATGGCCCACTTCGGCCTGCAGCCGGCGGCGCTGTTCGCCGTGCTGGTGACGCTGCTGGAACTGGCGGCGTCGGCGCTGATCCTGAGCGGTTTTTATCGCTGGCTCGGCGCGTTGGCGCTGGCCGGTTTTACCCTGATGGCGACGCTGATGGCCAATCCGTTCTGGCAGTTCGACGGGGCGGAGCGCGGCCAGATGATGAACGGATTTTTTGAACACCTCGGGCTGGCCGGCGCGCTGCTGCTGGTGGCATTTAACGATTTGAAGGAGCGAACGGATGGCTGAACAGACGGAAAACAAGGCGGCGGCGGGCGGCTTCGCGCCGCTGAAAATTCCATTATTTGCGGTGCTGTGGGGCGCCACGGTGCTCGGCAACGTCGGCAGTTTCATGCGCGACGTCGCCAGCTCGTGGCTGATCACCGACCTGTCGAGCAACCCTTCGGCGGTGGCGTTGATGCAAACCGCCGCCACGCTGCCGGTGTTCCTGCTGGCCATCCCGGCCGGGGTGCTGTCGGACATTCTCGATCGGCGACGCTTTCTGATCTTCGTGCAAATTCTGCTGGCCTGCGTCAGCGGCAGCCTGTTGCTGCTGTCGCAGACCGGCGCGCTGACGGTGGAATACCTGCTGGCGCTGACCTTCGTCGGCGGTATCGGCGCGGCGCTGATGGGGCCGACCTGGCAGGCGATCGTGCCGGAGCTGGTGCCGCGCGGCGAGCTGAAAAACGCCGTGGCGCTGAACTCGCTGGGCATCAACATCGCCCGCTCCATCGGCCCGGCGGCCGGCGGTTTGCTGCTGGCCAGCTTCGGTGCCGGCGCGGCCTACGGTGCGGACGTGATGAGCTATGTGCTGGTGATCGCGGCGCTGCTGTGGTGGAAGCGGCCGAAGGTTGAGGACAGCGGCCTGTCGGAACACTTCTTCGGCGCCTTCCGCGCCGGGCTGCGCTATGCCCGTTCCAGCCGCGAGCTGCACGTGGTGCTGCTGCGGGCGGCGGTGTTCTTCGCCTTCTCCAGCTCGGTTTGGGCGCTGCTGCCGCTGGTGGCGCGCCGCATGCTGGGCGGCAGCGCCGGTTTTTACGGCGTCCTGCTGGGGGCGGTGGGCGCCGGGGCGATCCTCGGGGCGATCGTGCTGCCGCGCCTGCGCCAGCGGCTGAACGCCGACGGGCTGGTGTTGCTGGCGGCGGTGCTGACGGCGGCGGTAATGGCGGCCCTGTCGCTGGCGCCGCCGCAGTGGCTGGCGGTGGTGCTGCTGTTGGTGCTGGGCGCCGGCTGGATTATTGCGCTGACCACGCTCAACGGCGCGGCGCAGGGCGTGCTGCCTAACTGGGTGCGCGGCCGCGGCCTGGCCATCTATCTGATGGTGTTCAACGGCGCGATGGCGGCGGGCAGCCTGTTGTGGGGGCTGGTGGCGCAGGAGCTGGGCGTGGCCGCCACGCTGCTGGTCGGCGGCGTCGGTCTGTTGGCGGCGGGGCTGCTGTTCCACCGCCTGCGTCTGCCGACCGGCGAGGCCGATCTGCAGCCGTCGAACCATTGGCCGGAGCCGTTGGTTAACACGCCGGTCGAGAACGATCGCGGCCCGGTGATGATTCAAGTGGAGTACCGCATTCGCGAGCAGGATCGGCCGCAGTTCTTGCGCACGCTGCTGATGCTGGAGCGGGCGCGTCGCCGCGATGGCGCTTACGCCTGGGGCATCACCGAGCACACCGGCGATCCGGAATGCATCATGGAGTGGTTCCTGGTGGAGTCCTGGGCAGAGCATCTGCGGCAGCACCAGCGGGTATCGCACGCCGACGCCGATCTGCAGCAGGAGGCGCTGCGCTTCCATATCGGCCCTGAGAAACCGGTGGTGCATCACTTCCTGTCGCTCGACCGGCGTCAGGTGAAGCATTAACTGCACGGCCAGGCGGTGAGAAGGTGCTATGCTTTTGGTCGGTTCGGCGGCGCGGCCGCCGTAAGACGAATGTAGTCAGCACAGGGAGACATATTGATGACGGCACCTTCTGCTTTTGCCCGCGAGCTTGGGCTGCGCTATCCGATCGTTCAGGGGCCGATGAACGGCGCGTCGCCGCCGGCGCTGGCGGTGGCGGTGAGCAACGCCGGGGCGCTGGGATCGTGCGCGGCGGCGCTGTTTTCCCCAGCGGTGATCCTCGAGCGCGTGCAGCAGATCCGCGCGCAGACCGCCGCGCCGTTCAACATCAACCTGTTTCTGCTCGATGAGCAGCACCCGGATCTCGCCGAGCTCAAGCGCGCCCAACACCTGCTGCGGCCGTTCCGTGAAGCGCTGGGGCTGAGCGAGCCGCCGCTCCCAACCCAATTCGCCGAAAACAACCGCGACCAGATCGCGGCCCTGCTGGAGGCTGCGCCGCCGGTGGTCAGCTTCACCTTCGGCGTGCTGCCGCGCGCGACGGTCACGCAGTTCAAGAAGGCCGGCTCGCGGGTGATCGGCACCGCCACCACGGTGGCGGAAGCCCGCGCCTGGGAAGAGGCGGGCGCCGACTTCGTCTGCGTCTCGGGCGCGGAGGCGGGGGGGCATCGCCCGACCTTCCTTGGCGATATCGAACAATCCTGCGTCGGGCTGATGGCCCTGCTGCCGCAGGTGGCGGCGGCGGTGAAAATCCCGGCGATCGCTGCAGGCGGCATCATGAACGGGCGCGGCATCGCGGCGGCGCAATTGCTGGGCGCGCAGGCGGCGCAGCTCGGCACCGCGTTTCTGTGCAGCCCGGAGTCGGGCATCGCCGAAGCCTGGCGGGCGGCGCTGAGCAACGCCGGCGATGACAGCACGCGCCTGACGCGCGCCTTCAGCGGCCGCCCGGCGCGCGGCATCGTCAATGATTTCATGCGGCAGATGCGCGCGGAAGAGGCGCAGATCCTGCCTTATCCGGTGCAGAACGCGCTCACCGGCGATATCCGCCAGGCGGCGGCCAAGGCCGGGCGCGGGGAGTTTATGTCGCTGTGGGCCGGGCAGGGTGTCGGCCTGGCGCGGCCGATGCCGGCGGCGGAGCTGGTCGCCACCCTGGCGGCGGAGCTGGAAGCGGTGTGACCTCGTCGGCGCGATTTATTGCTGTGGCAATGTAAAAAGACGCCGGGGTGAGGCCTGAGAGAGATAAACAGTCCGGCGTGAAGGCCGGACTGCGGGTTTGCCTTGGCTAGACGAGAATATCGGCGGAAGCGTCGACATGCCCAACGATTTTGACAAGGAAATCAGGCAATTGATTGCCGGAGAGATTGATGGCCAGATCGGTGACATTCTGCTGCGCGTCATAATTCAGCGCCGCTTCATACAACGAGCCGCTTAAACTATCCACGAAGTGCAATTCGCTCCCTTCGGCCTTAGCCGTCTGGTTGAGCCACGACAGGTCGATTTTATCCACCGCCGTCTGGAAATCGCGGATCCAATCCGGCGCGGCGGCTTGGCTGTCGCCGGCTTCGCGGAAGACGAAGGTGTCCGCGCCTGCATTGCCCCAGAGCTGATCGGCGCCGCCGGCACCGTAAATGATGTCGTTGCCTGCACCGCCTTTTAACGTATTGTTCAGCGCGTTGCCCACAAGAATGTCGGCGCCGCTGCCGCCGATGATATTTTCAATCTGCGCGCCGTAGGCGATGGCGATATTCGCCTTCAAGCCGCCGACATCAGAGAATGCGCCTTCGTTAATGTTGATGCGCTGATCCTGGCTGTAGCCTGAAAAATCCAGCGTGTCATTGCCGCCGGCATCCCAGATAGCCGCCACGATTTTGTCCGTGGACGCCTTAACGCTCAAAAAGTCTCGGTCCGTATTCGAGTTGAAACCATAGGTGGTATCGCCGGTGCGCGTGGTGGTATTCGCGCCGTAAAGCTTCTGTATGGCGGTAATATCATCCAGCTGCGGCCCCGATGGCCAAACGCCTTTATAGTCAGCGCTGGTGTATTGTTCGTTAAAATAGCTCATCAGAGAATATTGATGGTCGTCTTCATAATACTTCGCCGAGTTGGCGTAGGTGGGGTAGGTGGCATTTGACGCATCATAATTGCCGGGATGAGAAAGCCCCAACGCATGCCCTATTTCATGAGTCAGCGTATCCCTCGCGTAGTTATTGGTTTGCGGATTGGAGGCGTCGTAGCCGTTATTGCCGCTGATCCAAATGGTGCTTTTTAGATTGCTCTGCGTACTTTCATACGAGGTGTAATTGCCCCCGCTGGCCGCCTTATAAAAACCAAACTTGATATCTGCATTTTTCGCGTCGTTGCCTTTAACCTCGGTGAACGTGATGTTGGCCACATCCGACCAGGATTGTAATGAAAGCTTGGTTTGGGCTTGCTGGGCGGCGGTAAGCTGCGAGGCGCCCGTCTTGTCGCTGCCCGTATAGACGGGGAAAGAGTAGGTCAAGGTAGCCGCATGGTCGGTCACGCCTTTGCCATTGGCGGAATAATGGCTCCTCAGCAGCAGATCTGAAACCTCTTGCGTGGTATATGACGGTTTACTGCTCTCCGCGTGATCGCCTCTTTCATAACGGGTTAAATAATCGGAAATCTTATCGGTCGCTAATGACATATCAAACTCCTTTGGACGTTGACAATATTGCACCTAACGCTCTATATGCTCGTACACAGGTTTGAAAATCAGGGGTAATTAAAGTGATATCATTGGCTTGCCTCCTTGGTCTGGCTTGAATATTGCGTTCAAGCGGAATATATCCTTATCATTAATCACGGTGAGGAATTAATTGTGCACTGTGATTGAGTTAAAGCAGTATAAACACAATTATTTTATTAATGAGTTATTCTTATATGAATCTTTTACATAAGATATGAGTAAAAGACGTGTTTAAATAACTCGTTGGAATTAAATCTTTATTTAATATTTCTCTGTAATCGGCACGCGGCGTTTGCGTCGCTGATTTATCTTTCTGCTTTTCCAGCTTTTTATCTGTGAAATGCGGTGAGTAGCCGCCATTGCCGTAACGCATAGAGGCGGCCGCACGCCGGCTGTCGTCATTAATCGGATACGGGATTATTGAGGGCGCCCGCGTACACCGATTAACTTGCCTGATACTTAAAAACTGTAGGTGCCCTGCGCCAGGACGAAGTTCATGTTTTTCAGCCCGGCATGGTGCTGCAGGCTGTTGCTGACGTCGAAGTAGACATAGGCCACCTTGAACTGGAGATCGCTGCGCGGTGTCCAGGTGGTTTCGACCTGATACTGGTTGCCGATAAAGCGCGAGCCCTGCGCGCTGCCTTTCACCGGGCGCATCGGGCCGAGGTAGAAGGCATCCTCGCGGCGTTGCCGCCATAACGCGTCCCAGCTGAAGTCGATGGACAGGGTTTGCCACGGCGTGATCGTGACCGAAGGATGGATGGCGATCAGGTTCGCCGGCGCCACCAGCCCGTTCTCGGTCAGGTAGGGCAGCTTGGGGTACATGGCGTTAAAGGTATTGAGCTGCCCGTCGTGACCGTTTTTGTCGCCGCTGGCGATACCGATTTTGCCGCTAAAGCGCGGCCGCCAGCGCCAGTCGTTCGCCGTATAGCCGGCGTGCGCCGACGCCGACCAGGCGCGGATGTCGCGCTGTTCCGCGCTGCCGAACTGCCAGGCGGCCTCATTGTCCCAGTCGAAGCCCTGCGCCGCGCCGAAAATGCGCGCGCCGACGGTGTAGCGCCGCTCTTGCCCGCTGAGCTGCGCGTAGTGGGCGTCGTTATCTTCAAAGCCGAAGGTATAAAGATCGAGCGAGGAAGCCAGCGGCGTCAGCGGCGTGGTGCCGTACAGACCCCACACCTTTTGGCTGTTGTCGGTATCGTCGTCGAAACTGCCGGTCTTGAGCGTAATGGGGTGGCCGATAAAGGCGTCGAGGCGGTTTTTGTCCTTGACCCAACTGGCGCGGATAGCGTCGAAGGAGCGGCGCACGTTGGGGCCGTCGCGGGTGCCCAGCAGGTGCAGCGAGCCCAGCGCAATCTCCTGGCGGCCGATCCGCAGGGTGCCGAGGCCGTAGGCGGTGGGCAGTTTCATATCTACATAGCCCTGGCCGAGGTAGGCATGATCTTCGTCGGTCGGCTTGCGCCCGCGGTCGCGCGGCGTGGCCAGCGACGATCCCACCTGCACATAGGCGCCGACATAGTCGCCGTAGTCGAGGCGCGCGCCAACCAGCAAGCGCTGCATGAAGGTGTCGTCGCGTCCGCCGTTCAGATCCCGCTGATCCGTCCATTCATAGCGCTCGCGCAGTGAACCGTCGAAAGACAACGTGGCCGCATCGCCCAACGGGATGTTTTTCCAGGGGGAAGCGGCGGGCTCCGCCGCCAGCGCGGGGAGCGTGGAGAACAGCAACAGTGCGGGTAGCGTGCGTTTCATCATGGATATCCGAAGAAAAAAGCGCGCCGCAGCGCGCCTTGGGTTTATTTGGCCGTCTGGTGAATTTCGGCGATATAGCCGCCGGGGAAACTCACCAGCGCCGAGGCGCGGCGTTCCGCCGCCGTCGAACGCCACAGCACCTGCGCGCCGCTGGCCGTCGCTTTGGCCAGCGTGGCCGACAGATCGTCGACGCCATAGCCGGTGCGCTCATGGCCGAACGGATAAGGCAGATGCCCGTCGGTGACGAAAATGCGCGTTTTGCCGAAGCGGGAGTCCAGTTCGATCTGGCGGATCTTGCCGTTGCCGTTACGGCCGATCGCCGCATCGCTGACTTGCGCGTCGCTCGCCACCTTGGCGTGCGAGAATGCCCGATAGCTGTTAAGGAAGTCGTCGACGCGATAGGCGGAGAGGTACAGGCGGTTTTCCGGCACGCTCAGCAGCGGCTTGTAGTTGGGCGCTTTGGTGTGCCAATAAAGCTGCATGTTGACGCCGCCGGGCCACTGGATCACTGCGTCGCGGCCAATCGGATCGTCGAAAGGCGCAACCTGCACATCGGCGCCGGCGGCCCTGGCCTGCCGGATGGCGGCGTCCATATCCCTGACCAGAAAACCGTTGCGCTCGGTGCCGAACGGGTGCGGGATCGGCGTGTTGAAATCGAACACCGAGAAGCTGCCGGCCGGCGTCAGTATCAGCTGGGAGTAGGTTTCGCTCGGCGTGGGCGTGACGTTGACCAGCACGCGTTCGGTGCTGGTGCCGCCGAAGGTTTTCAGGATGCTGTCGACAAAGGCATCCATCTTGCCGCGTTCGACGTAGACATGGGTGGTGTCATACTGCGGCCCTACGGCGAGAGACGCCGTATCGGCCGCCCATGACATCGCCGGGAGCAGCAGCGCAAGGGTCGATATCCTCAGCCGACGAGAAGAAATGCCGATAATATGTTGCATGTTGACCTCCAGGTAGCGGTTATTGTCCTGAGTGAAGCGTAATTTCCTATGAGCTTTCCCGTCGGCTGAAAAATAAAAGCGAAAAACGCAATGTGCGTCGTGAAACATTAAATAAGGGCGAGGTTCTGGCGCCTAAACGAATATTGCGCAGGTGCAAAATATCTCTTTTTATGGGCGTGGAACGGTGGGCGCCTTTGCCGGCTCAGCCCGCTATCGCTAAGGAAGGGCGGTGGTCATGAGGCCCGCTTCGCCGCGTGTTGAGGTGAATCGAGGATAATCCATAACGGTGTTCTCCTTGATGGGATATATCGCATGAGCCAGCTGAGTTTACGGTCTTCATTGCCGTCTAAATATAAATACAGCATTAAAAGAATTGCCGCCCATCAAATTTTTATATGACTTGTTGAGTAAATACGAATAAGCGGGTAAAGAGAATATCGCGGCGCCAGCCATGGCTCGCCGAAGCAGGCCGTTGAGGGGGCTTACGCCAGGTTTGGGCGATCGTCGTAAGGGTTATTGATGTTCTTAGCGGGAAGGAACAGCGCGAAGATCAGCATTACATAGGGTGTGAAGCAGAACCATGTCAGGCACCAACCACCGGAGTAACCCGCATCATGCAAACGGCGCACATTGGCCGCTAGCATAGGCAGCAAAAACGCCGCAAGCGCGAAAATGGAAATCTCATTCATCTTGCTGGCGATAACAGCGAGATAAAGCAGAAACCAAACGTGCTGGCACAAAAGCAGCATTGAATAAGGCCCACGGCTTTCGCGACCTGAGTAGGTGAAGGTCTTTTTGTAACAGTTGAGTAGACTATTCAGGATTCTCGGTTGTTTAGACATTGCGTGCTGATTGTCCTGACTTGTTGACGAGCCATAGCGACGAACAGGTTAAAACCAGAGAAATAAGCGCTGGGCCAGCAAGGTTAAACTGTTCAACAGCAATTGCATCCATCGGGATTTTGTTGAGAGGTTCTAGGAACTTGCTCTTAAGTATCAAGATGACGAGAAGGTAGACGAAGTGGATACCCACCCAAGTGCTATAGATAACGGCATATCGTCTAACGGATTTTGATTTTTTTGTCAGTACGATCTGCGTCAGGATGATGACACCGCACAAAATGAAAATCCCGGCGGCCTTAAACTGGGTAACGACCGTTGCTGCAACGTCAGAAACAAACAATGTTTTCCCGGCAAAGTAGAGCTTTGCCATTGGGAGGTGCAGAAAATAACCAATAAAACCATAAATGACTATCAGACTAATGAACAGCATCGTTTTCTTCATTTTTTTAGCTCCTTGGCGCTGCTCAAGGATAACATCAAATTTTTCATTTCTAGTTCAGTACGAATCATTATCAGATTCTTGGTCGTCTTGTTGTATTTTGCCATTGCAGTAGGGGCTGATTGTCCACCGTTGCTCATAATGAATGAGACGTCTTTCCTGCCATAGAGCTTCATCTCTGGGATAGGATCTTGGCCATAAATGTAAGGTGTGGGTACGTTAATCTTATAGGATTTTCCTAAAAATTCGGGGAGGGGGGCTTTTGCTCCATCCAGAGGTGTTATTCTTGTTTCAAATCCGGCGAACTCCAGTGAATAGAGCGTGCTGCCCCCTTGTTTGTCTCTACTGACCAAGTCGTTGCCCATCAGTATCTTAAATTTTTCCCAAATGCCGAGCTGTGTATAGTCGATCTTTCGCCCCTCCCAAAAAACCTCTTGTTCCTTACGCAATTGGTAGACGTAGCGCTGGATTTGTACAGCAGAAGGAGAGAAGTGTCCTATGGACGGGAGCCCATTTTTGCTGAAAATTTGTTCTTTAATGATAAATATTCCTGTTTCTCCGTAAACATTAATATCGTCCATGATTACTCCTATTTTATTGATTTTTAATATTTTTAAATTGTCTTCGTATACATTTAATCGCCCAACCTATCATGGGGTTATAAATTTTATCAATCAGTTAGTCATTTTTATGTGTTGCGTCGTCGGTTTTTACCCTCCAATAAAAAAGCCCGCCGACTTACCGTGGCGGGCTTTGTGCTGTCGCTAAGTTACGCCAGATCGAAACGATCGAGGTTCATCACTTTGTTCCAGGCGGCGACGAAGTCGTGGGCGAACTTCTCTTGCCCGTCGGCGCTGCCGTAGACTTCGGCCAGCGCGCGCAGCTGCGCGTGCGAACCGAACACCAGATCGACGCGGGTGCCGGTCCATTTAACCGCGCCGCTGCGGCGATCGCGGCCTTCGAACAGGCCGTCTTCACCGACCGGGTGCCAGGTGGTGCCCATGTCGAGCAGGTTGACGAAGAAGTCGTTGGTCAGCGCCTGCGGGCGGTGGGTGAACACGCCGTGCTGCGTGCCGCCGACGTTGGCGCCGAGCACGCGCAGCCCGCCGACCAGCACCGTCATTTCCGGCGCGGTCAGGGTCAACAGCTGCGCCTTGTCGACCAGCAGCGTTTCGGCCGGCACGCGGTATTTGCCCTTCAGGAAGTTGCGGAAACCGTCGGCGAGCGGCTCCATCGCCTCGAAGGAGTCCACGTCGGTCTGTTCCTGCGAGGCGTCCATGCGGCCCGGGGCGAACGGCACCGTCAGGGTGAAACCGGCGTTCTTCGCCGCCTGTTCCACGCCCGCCGCGCCGGCCAGCACGATCAGATCCGCCAGCGAGACGCGCTTGCCGCCGGTCTGCGCATCGTTGAAGGCGCGTTGGATGCTCTCCAGCTTGGCCAGCGTTGCGGCGAGCTGCGCAGGTTGGTTGACCGCCCAGTCCTTTTGCGGCGCCAGGCGAATGCGCGCGCCGTTGGCGCCGCCGCGCTTGTCTGAGCCGCGGAAGCTGGAAGCGGAAGCCCAGGCGGTGGAGACCAGCGCCGACACCGACAGGCCGGAAGCCAGCACGGCGTTTTTCAGCGCGGCGATGTCCTGCTCATCGATCAGCGGATGATCGACCGCCGGGATCGGATCCTGCCAAATCAACGCTTCCTGCGGCACTTCCGGGCCGAGGTAGCGCGCGCGCGGCCCCATGTCGCGGTGGGTCAGCTTGAACCAGGCGCGGGCGAAGGCGTCGGCCAGCTCCTCCGGGTGCTCATAGAAGCGGCGCGAAATCTTCTCGTAGGCCGGATCGAAGCGCAGCGACAGGTCGGTGGTCAGCATGGTTGGGCGGCGTTTTTTGTTGGGATCGAAGGCGTCGGGAATGGTTTCACCGATGTCTTTCGCCACCCACTGGTGCGCGCCGGCCGGGCTTTGGCTCAGCTCCCATTCGTATTCGAACAGGTGGCGGAAGAAGTCATGGTTCCACTGGGTCGGGGTGGTGGTCCAGGTGACTTCCAGGCCGCTGGTGATGGCGTCTTTGCCGACGCCGGTGCCGAAGGTGCTGTGCCAGCCGAGGCCCTGCGCTTCCAGTCCGGCGGCTTCCGGATCGGCGCCGACGTGAGACGCCGGGCCGGCGCCGTGGGTCTTGCCGAAGGTGTGGCCGCCGGCGATCAGCGCCACGGTTTCTTCGTCGTTCATCGCCATGCGGGCGAAGGTTTCACGGATGTCGCGCGCGGCGGCCACCGGATCGGGATTGCCGTCCGGGCCTTCCGGGTTGACGTAAATCAGGCCCATCTGCACCGCCGCCAGCGGGTTTTCCAGATCGCGGTCGCCCGAGTAGCGGCTGTTCGGCCCGCCGCTCAGTTCCAGCCAGATCTTCTCAGAGCCCCAGTAGACGTCGTCCGGCTCCCAGGTGTCGGCGCGGCCGCCGGCGTAGCCGAAGGTTTTGAAGCCCATCGATTCCAGCGCCACGTTGCCGGTCAGGATAATCAGGTCGGCCCAGGAGATGTTGCGGCCGTATTTCTGCTTGATAGGCCACAGCAAACGGCGCGCCTTGTCGAGGCTGACGTTGTCCGGCCAGCTGTTGAGCGGGGCGAAGCGCTGCTGGCCTTCGCCTGCGCCGCCGCGGCCGTCGCCGATGCGGTAGGTGCCGGCGCTGTGCCAGGCCATGCGGATGAACAGGCCGCCGTAGTGGCCGAAGTCCGCCGGCCACCATTCCTGCGAGTCGGTCATCAGGGCGTGCAGATCCTGTTTGACCGCCGCCAGATCGAGGCTGTTGAAGGCATCGGCGTAGTTGAAGTCTTTATCCATCGGATCGGACAGGGGGGAGTGCTGGTGCAGCGGTTTCAGGCTGAGCTGATTAGGCCACCAATCCTGATTGGTGGGGCCGTTCTGCGGTGCGGGCTGCTTGCCGCCCGAAAACGGGCATTTGCTTTCAGTTGTCATAATGCGCTCTCTGCTTCCGTAAAGATGCTCCAGCCGCCGGGCGTGGAGCGGTTAACAAGGCATGCGGGTAAGGCTTGCGTCGGGTGTTGCGCTAAATAACTGAACTCAATCGATTTACGTCACCCTCGCCGCCAACGGGCAAAGGGGGACATAGGGCTAAGCTTAGTCAGCGGCGGCGGAGAGATAAAATAGGAATGAGTGAATATTGTGATAGCTTGCGGCGATTTATGGGTGTGCTATTGATAGTCAACACGCCGCGTTATCGGCGCCGCAACATGAACGCGAGCACCGCGTCCGCCAGCTTGCCGAACGGCGCGCGCAGCAGGTCGGTAAAGCGCCAGCGGCTCTGGATGAAAACGCCTTTGGCGTGGCTCAGCGCCCGAAATCCTTCGATGCCGTGACAGGCCCCCATGCCGCTGGGGCCGATGCCGCCGAACGGCAGATCGTCCTGGGCGAAGTGCAGCAGGGTGGCGTTGATGCTGACGTTGCCGGAGGCGGTGCGCGCCAGCAGCCGGTCCCGATCCTCGCCCGGCGGGCCGAAGTAGTAGAGCGCGAGCGGGCGGGGCGCGGCGTTGATAACGTCGATCGTTTCATCAAAGGCGGCGTAGGTGCGTACCGGCAGCAGCGGCCCGAAGATCTCTTCTTGCATGATCGCGCTGTCATCGGGGGCGCCGACGATAAGCGTAGGGGCCAGCGTGTTCGGCCGTTCAGACGCCGAGTCGGGGCGGTGGCCGACCGGATGGATTTTCGCGCCGCGCGCCTGTGCGTCGGCAAGCAGCGCTTGCAAGCGGCGATAGTGCCTGTCGTTGATGATGGCGCCGTAGTCGTCGCCGGTTGGCCCGTCGGGATAAAAGCTTTTAACCGCCGCGTCATAGAGCGCCATGAAGCTTGCCAGATCGTCCTGATGAACCAGCAGGTAATCGGGCGCGATACAGGTTTGGCCCGCGTTCGACAGCTTGCCGAACGCCACGCTCTTGACGTTTCTGGCGTTAACCGCGCCGCGCGCCATAACGGCAGGGCTTTTGCCGCCCAGTTCGAGCGTTAACGGCACCAGATGTTTGCCGGCCGCCTGCATGACCTGACGGCCGATCGCCGTGCTGCCGGTGAACACCAGATGGTCGAACGCCAGCTCGCTGAATCTGGCCCCGACGTCCGGCCCGCCGGTCACGACGGCGACCTCATCGGCGGGAAACAGCGCCGCCAGCATCGTTTCGATCAGGCGGCTGGTATGCGGCGTGAGCTCCGAAGGTTTCAGCATCACGCGGTTGCCGGCGGCCAGGGCGGTGGCCAGCGGGATGAAGGTCAACGAGAAGGGATAGTTCCACGGCGCCATGATGCCAATCACGCCCTTGGGCTGATATTGCACATAGGCGCGTGCGGCCTGATACGGCAGGGCGACGTGGCGGCGCTCCGGCTTCATGAAGCGTTTCAGGTTGCGCAGCAGGTAATCGATCGCCTGAACGGTGACCAGAATCTCCAGAATGTCGGTTTCGTAAGGCGAACGGTGGCCGAAGTCCGCGCTGACGGCCGCCGCCAGCGCGGCGCGCTGGGCCAGAATGGCGCTCCGCAAGCGGCGCAGGGCGGCCTTGCGCTGTTGCATCGTCGGCGCGCCGTCGCGCAGGAAGGCGTGGCGCTGGGCGGCAAGCCGCGGCTCCATCGTCATGAGGATGTCATCTCCCTGCACTTGAATTCTCCTGATGCCGAGTGAAAGCGGGAATGCGGTTTGCCGAATTGGGTTTGACCTTAAAGTGAACTTTAAACCTATACTCGTTAAACGATCAACGCAAGATCGTCGGCCAACCGGGATGAGGGAGCCAGAGATCCCGGTGCCGTGCGCAGTATAAACCTTCTTTTTTAACCAGAGTGTAAATGGGAGAAACGACATGGGTTATGTAACGACCAGCGATGGCGTCGAGATTTTCTACAAGGATTGGGGCCCAAAAAACGGCAAGGTTATCTACTTCCACCACGGCTGGCCGCTGTCCAGCGATGACTGGGATGCCCAGATGCTGTTCTTCGTGAACAAAGGGTTCCGCGTGGTTGCGCACGATCGCCGCGGCCACGGCCGCTCCAGCCAGGTGTGGGAAGGGCACGACATGGATCACTACGCCGATGATGTCGCCGCGGTGGTAAAACACCTCGGCGTACAGGGCGCCATGCACGTGGGCCACTCGACCGGCGGCGGCGAGGTGGTGCGCTACATCGTGCGCCACGGCGAGGACAAGGTGTCCAAAGCGGTGCTGATCAGCGCGGTGCCGCCGCTGATGGTGAAAACGGACAGTAACCCGCAGGGCACCCCAAAATCGGTATTCGATGATTTCCAGGCGCAGCTGGCCGCCAACCGGGCGCAATTCTATTACGACGTGCCCGCCGGCCCGTTCTACGGCTATAACCGTCCGGGCGCCAAACCGTCGGAGGCCATTATCTGGAACTGGTGGCGGCAGGGCATGATGGGCGGCGCCAAGGCGCACTATGACGGCATCGTCGCCTTCTCGCAGACCGATTTCACCGAAGATCTCAAGAAGATTGCCATTCCGGTGCTGGTGATCCACGGCGACGACGACCAGGTGGTGCCTTATCAGGATTCCGGCGCGCTGTCGGCCAAGCTGGTGCAAAACGGCACGCTCCATACCTATAAGGGCGCGCCGCACGGCATACCGACTACCCATGCCGATCAGGTCAACGCCGATCTGCTGGCGTTCGTGAACAGTTAAGCGCGAACAAGCACTTTTGCTCCGCCCTGAGTGGGCGGAGTTTTTTTCATTGCGATGAGGAACGCCAATGCAAACGATCCTGGGCGCCAGTGGCCAGATCGCCCAAGAGCTGGCGCGTGAACTGAAGCGCGCGTACACCGATGATTTAAGATTGGTCAGCCGCAACCCGAGGAAGGTCAACGACAGCGATACGCTGGTCGCGGCCGACCTGCTCGATGCACAGCAGACCCTGGCGGCGGTGAAGGGCAGCGACGTGGTGTATTTCGCCGCCGGCCTGCCGCCGGATTCGGCGCTGTGGGAGCGGCAATTTCCGACCATGCTGCAGAATGCGTTGGACGCCAGCCGTACCGCGGGCGTGCCCTTTGTTTATTTCGACAATACCTATATGTATCCGCAGAACGGCGAGCCGCAGACGGAATCGACGCCGTTCGCGCCTCGGGGGCGCAAGGGACGGGTGCGCGCTCTGATGACCGAGAAGGTGCTCGACGAGATGGAGCGCAAGCAGATCCCCGTGCTGATCGGTCGTGCGCCCGAGTTTTATGGGCCGGGAAAAACGCAGAGCTTCACCAATGCGCTGATCGTCGACAGGCTGAAAGCGGGGGAAAAACCGCGCGTGCCGGTTCGCGACGACAGGCTGCGCACGCTGATCTGGACGCCCGACGCCAGCCGTGGGTTAGCCCGGCTCGGTAATACGCCCGACGCGTTCGGCCAGACGTGGCATCTCCCGTGCTGCGACGAGCGGCTCACCTATGCGCAGTTCGCCGCGTTGGCCTGCGAGGTGTTTGGGAAGGACATTTCATATTCCGTTATCGGCAAATGGGCGTTGATCGCCGCGGGGTTGGTTTCGTCCGGGGCGCGAGAGATGCGCGAGCTGCTGCCGCGCTACGAGCACGATAACCTGTTCGACTCGACCAAGTTCAAACAGCGTTTTCCCGACTTCGCCGTCACGACGTATCGCGCCGGGCTGGAAACGATTTGGCGGGAGTGGAAAAACGCGCAAGCGCCGCGCTGAGGCGTCCGTCGCGCCATGAGCAGGCGCATTCGGCACCCTGTCATCACTCTGCCCTCATGATCCTCTCGCACCGTCTCGATCGGCGCGAGCGAGCCTCGCCCTTCACCGGGCGGGGCTTTTTATTGGCTGCGGCAGCGCGTCACCAGTGATAGCTGATGCCCATATCGAGTTTGTCCGACGCATCGACGCCGGGAGCGTGCCGAGAAAGGTTATTGAATTCATAGTTAATAAACACCTGCATGTTGCTATTGAGCAACCAGGTCACGCCCAACTCCTCGTAGTTCAATAAGTCGGTGTTGCGGCCTGCCCGGGCCTGTATCAAACGGGTATAGCCGATGTTGGGTTGGATGTGGTCCGTCAGCCGGTATTTGGCGAGCGCTTCATAACTGGACGCCGAGCCGCGGTTAGCGGTTTGTTGCGGGCTGATGGCGTTGTCGCTTTGGGTGAACACGGCCGCGAGATAGATTTTTTTCGACGCATAGAGAACCCCCTCGGCCAGCGTATCGATGCGCCGACGATAGCCGGCGGCGCGTTGCTGCCGCTGCGTGGTTTGAGACGCCGAAGCGGCGGCGATGAGGCTGAGCGTCGGCGTCAGCGCATAGCGGAAGGAGGCGCCGAACCCGTTGCCGTTTTGTTTGCCCAGCGCCTGTCGATCGTCGCCGTCTTTGAACTGATACTGCAGCGCGAGGGCGGCGTGCCGCTGAAACAGGCTGAAAGGTTTGCGGTAAGTGAGCAGGTTGTGCGCCCGGCCGCGCATAAAGTTGTCGATGTAGTTGTAGGCCATTTCTCTGAACAGCGGGGAGCGATCGGTCAGGGCGGTCACATCATAGAGCACGCCCCAGTTGCGGCCGATATCGAGGCTGCCCAGGGCGGCGTTCTGCACGCCGAGGTAGGCGAGCCGGGTGCTGTTTCGGGTGGCGTCGGCGAAGCTGACGGTATATTCCCAATGGGCGTAGGCCCGCCAGCGCGGCGCGATCTTTTTTTTGCCGATCAGGCCTAAATAGAGATAGCTGCGGTCGCCGTCGTCGCGTTCGCTTTGGCCGCTGTAGCGTCTGGCGATAATCGTGCCGTAGAAATTCAGGCTGCTGTGTTGCGATACCGTCAGCGGCACGGCGAAGGCGCTGCGCGGCAACAGGGCCAGCAGCGGGAGCCACAGGCTCGCCGAAAAAGCGCGAGGATTGCATTTTATCATGATGACGTCGTCCCTGTGCGCGGCAAGCCGGCCGGCTTGCCGTCCTGGTGAAGCTTAAGCGTGCGTGACGTGTTTAAAGTAGCTGACGATCCCCTGCGTGATGGCGGTGGCGATTTTATTTCGGAATGCAGGGGTGCCCAGCAGCCTTTCTTCCTCGGGGTTGGTGATGAACGAGGTTTCCACCAATACCGAAGGAATGTACGGGGATTTCAACACCACGAAGGCCGCCTGTTCGGTATTTTTGGCATGCAAATGATGGATGGGCGCAATATGTTGGATCAGGTGCGAGCCCAGCGTCAGGCTTTCTTTGATGGTTTCCGTTTGTTCCAAATCAAACAGTATCTTCTGCAAATAGCGATCTTTCTTGATGACGTGGGGGCCGGCGAGATCGTCCGCCGCGTTTTCACTGTTCGATAAGTATTTCGCCATCGCGCTGCTGGCGCCCTTAGTGGAAAGCGCAAAGACCGAAGCGCCGCAGGCGCTGGGGCAGGTAAAGCCGTCGGCGTGAATCGACATGAAAAGATCCGCGCCGTGCCGGTGCGCGATCTCCACCCGATCGTACAGCGGAATAAAAACGTCGCTGTCTCGCGTCAGGCGGGCATCGATGCCGTGTCGATCGAGCTGCGCCCGCACGTTTCTGGCGATCGCCAGAACGACATGTTTTTCCAGCGAACCGGTGTGGCCAATGGCGCCGGAGTCGATGCCGCCATGGCCGGGATCCAACATGACCAGGAATCGTTTTCGCGCACCCTGAGGGCCCGCCTGTTTTTTGGGGCGTGGCAAGCCGTGGGCGCCAGCCAGCGGAGAAACGGCGCTATTGAGCGCCAGAGCCGCCAGCCCGGCCAGCATCATTCTGCGGCGGGACAAGCGCGTGTTCAAAAGGTCCTTCTTAGCCATAAGGTTAACCCGCATAAAGGGAAGGTTGTTTTGTTATAACATAACAATTTATACCGGCATCATCGTTGTCTGTTAGCGCCTGTTACTTTTAATGTCATTCTATAAATCAACCGGTTTTTATACTAAATGTGGTTATTTGATTGGGTATTTATATTGTGATTTATTTGTATTGCATTTGTTAATTCTTATTTTGAAACACTATGCAATCCAATATTTCAAATGAGATTTATTACCATCCAATAATGATATGTTATAACGTAATTACAAAAATTGATAAAAACGGCGTCTTTGCCGCCGGCATGCCAGCATAAAGACACCCACGTTTTTGGAGCGTTAACATGACTTTTAAACACCAGGAAAAAGAGACGCTAAATCTATTCGCGGTTCTCGCCGTCTCGTTAAGCACGGTCATCGCCATGCTCGACAGCACCATCGCCAACGTAGCGCTGCCGGTGATCGCGAAAGATTTCGCCGTTTCCGAATCGGCCTCCATCATGATTATCAATGCCTACCAGTTTGCCGTCGTCGCGTCGTTGATGCCCTTTGCGGCGCTGGGCAGAGCGGTGGGCAATAAAAAAATCTTTATGGCCGGGGTGGTGCTGTTTGCTTTCTCCTCGTTGGGCTGCGCGCTTTCCGACACGCTGGCGATGCTGACGGCGTTCCGAGTGATACAGGGCTTCGGCGCGGCGGCGGTGCTCAGCGTCAATGCGGCGCTGATTAAGGAGATCTACCCGGCAAGGCTGCTGGGGCGCGGCCTGGGGATTAACGTGATGGTGGTGTCGGTTTCCGCCGCCGCCGGGCCGTCCATCGCCTCGGCGATACTTTCTCAAACGAGCTGGAACTGGCTGTTCACCATCAATGTTCCCATCGCCTGCCTGTCGCTGCTGCTGAGCGTGATATTTCTGGGCTCCCGCGAGCGGCGCAGCGTTGGCTTCGACAGCGGGGGCGCCCTGTTGGTGTTTGTGCTGTTTATCGCTTTCTCGCTCAGCACGATGAGCATGACCACCCGCCATCTGCCGGCGGCGGCGCTGAGCTTTGCGGTATTCGCCGGACTGGCCGGGTGGCTGTACATCAATCAGAAAAGAAAGGCCAACGCCGCGCTGATCCCGGTCGCGATGCTGCATAACCCGACGCTGTCATTGTCTTTGCTGATGTCGATGCTGTCTTACAGCACCCAGCTTTTGGCTTTTGTATCGCTGCCTTTTTATTTCCACAATGTCCTGCAAAGAAACGTGGTGGAAATCGGTCTGCTGCTGACCGCCTGGCCGCTGGCCACCATGGTGTCGTCGTTGATTTCCGGCGATTTGACCAAGAAATACGATCCCAATCTCGTCGCCCTGTCAGGCCTCGCCTGCTTGTTGGCCGGCATGCTGCTGATGGCCAACCTGCCGGCCGATCCGTCGAATGGGGCGATCGTATGGCGTGTGGCGCTGTGCGGCATCGGTTTCGGCCTGTTTCAATCACCGAACAACCTGCTGATCATGACCTCGGTCTCTCATGAAAACAGCAGCATCGCCAGCGGTCTGTTGGGCAGTTCCCGGTTGATTGGGCAAATCGTCGGTTCGGCGTTAGTGGCGATTTTCTTCAATATGCGCGGCGCGCAAGCGACGACTATCAGCTTAATGGCGGGGGCGGCGTTCTCGTTTCTCTCTCTGGCCGTGAGCTATATGCGCTTCAAGTCCGCCGTTACGTTAAAAACCAGCAAATAAGCACGTTCGAGGTTTCCCATGCGATTCACACACCTGGTGCCGCTCATTATCGGGATGGCGGCGTTTTCCCTCAGCGGCTGCTCGACCTACCACGACGTGGCGCTGCAACAAAAAGAGGCGGGGCTCAATAGCCCGTATTATCTGTTGCAGCCGCCGGTGTATGTCGGCGATCGGCTGAAATACGGCCTGAAGGACGGCAGCGGCGGCGAGCTGACGGTTGCGAAGGTTGAACCGAAAGACATCGTTGCCGACAGCGGAAAAATCATTCCCCTGTCGCAACTCTCTTTCCTGCAGCGAAAAGACATTTCCGAAGGAAAAACCGCCGCGTTGGTCGGCGGCGGCGCGGTCGCCACCGCGGCGATCGTTTTCGTTGCCGGGATCACCATCATGGCCGCCGGCATCGCCGCCTCGGCCTGACACCGCTCATCGACGCGCGCCATTGCGCGTGCGCGCAGGAGGCCTCATGGCCGTAAAACTGACATTCATCGCCACCGCCTTGCTGGCGATAGCCGCTTTGCCGATGCTGCCTTGCGCCGGCGCCAGCCAGCCGGAAGCGGCCGCGCTGCCGCAGAGCGCGGCGGCGCAAACGCTGCCCGGCAGCTACCCGCGGATCGTCATCACCGGCAACTGCCCCTTCGGCGTGATCCTGGCCAACGAGGCGGCCTATCGGCACGTCGTCGGCGTCGGCCCCTGGGCATTCATGCATGCCGATATGCATGTGTTGAAAGACATGAAGCCTGACATCGGCAGGATCACGTCCGATTTCATCAATAAGGACTATCGGGTCAACATGGAGTCGTTAATGAATCTGCGGCCCGACATCATTTATTACTACGGCAAAAGCCAGGACGATCGGCTGGAAAGGGCGGGCGTGATGACGGTCGATCTGGACGCCGGCGGGAAGACCAAATACCAGCCGATGGTCACCCAGGTGTATTGGGAAAATACCTTCGCCGACACCCTCGGCCTGCCGCGCACGCATAAATTCAAAGACGCCTGGGAAAGGACCCTGAAGCAGATCCGCCCCTATGCCGCAGCCATCCGCGCGCAGCACGTCAGGGCGTTATATCTGGAAGAAAGCGACGGCAGGCAGCTGAAGGTGAGCGGCCCGCACACCTACGGCGACACCTATCTGAAAATGGCCGGCATGGATAACGTCGCCGGGGATTTGCCGGTGAAGGGCGATGCCGGCAGGTACATCAACGTGTCGATGGAGCAGATCATGGCCTGGGATCCGGATGTGATTTTCGTGGTGTTCGGCAGCGCAACAGCGCTGCTGCACGGGGGGATCCCCGGCCAGGCGTGGGAGACGCTCAGGGCGGTGAAAAACGGCAAGGTTTTCTCGACGCCGGTGGGCATTCACAACTGGGGGGGCCTGTCGGCGGAAACGTCACTGTTGCCGCTGTTCATGATCAACCGATACGCGCCCGAAGACATTAGCGACAAGACGCTGCGGCAGGAGACGCGTCGTTATTATCAGACGATGTTCTCCTACGCGATCCCGGACCGGTTGCTGGATGAGGTGCTGGCGCAACGCTAGCGCCACGGTTGAATAGCGTTAATCCATTGGAGGAGCTTGGGGATGCCGGGCAGAGGAAAATATGCGGCGATCATGGCGGGATTGTTCATTTCGCTGTGTGCAGTCGCCTTCGCATCGCTGTTTGCCGGCCGCTACGCCTTGTCGGCCCATGATGTGGCGCAGATTTTATGGCAGGGGAACATGCCGGGGGAAAATGAGGCCCGCTATTCGGTGATTTTTAACCTGCGCGCGCCGCGGGTAGTGGCGGTGATGCTGGTGGGCGGCGGGTTGGCGGTCGCCGGCGCGACCTTTCAGGCGGTGTTGAAAAACGCATTGGCCAGCCCGGACGTGCTGGGTACGTCTTCCGCCTCCGCCTTTGGCGCTGCGCTGGGCATTCTATTGAGTTTGCCTTTTGCACTGAGTTCGCTGCTGTCGTTTCTTTTCGGCGTGGTGAGCCTGTTGCTGGTGCTCGGCATCTGCCGCCTCAAACGCCGGCAGGATGCGCTCACCACGCTTTTGTCCGGCATGATTATCGCGTCGCTGTTTATCGCGTTTGTCTCGGTCATAAAATATGTCGCCGATCCGCAGGATACCTTGCCGGCGATCGTCTTCTGGCTGATGGGCAGCTTCGCTTCGGTAGCGAAAGCGCAGGTTTATTGGCTGATCCCGCTGTTTGCGGCGTGTTACCTGACTATCTACCGGCTCAGGTGGAATATGAACATTCTCTCTCTTGGGGACGACGAGGCGCGCATCGCCGGTCTGAATCCGCCCCGGCTGAAGATCCTGTTGCTGATCGCCGCCTCTCTGCTGGTTTCCGCCTCGGTGAGCTTGGCCGGCGTGGTGGGGTGGGTCGGCTTGGTGATCCCGCATTTGGTGCGAAGCGTGTTGGGGTATAACCACGGTCGCCTGATCCCGGCTTCGGCGCTGAGCGGGGCGCTGTTTTTGCTGGTGATCGACAATATCGCCAGAGGCGCCACCTACGCTGAAATCCCGATCGGCATCCTGACCGCGCTGATCGGCGCGCCGCTTTTCGCCCTCCTTTTTATTATGAGCAGCAAACATGATCACCGTTAGCCAGTTGACCCTGGGGTTCAAAGGGTGCGAGCCCATTCTCGACAACGTCAGTTTTCATCTGAAACGCGGCGAGATCCTCAGCGTGCTCGGGCCGAACGGCGCCGGTAAAACCACGCTGCTGAGACATGTCGCGGGCCTGTGCCGGCCCTTGTCAGGCGTGTGCCAGATCGGCCGCATCGACAATCGGCCCGCCCGACTGGCCTATGTGCCGCAGGCGAAAACGCCGCATTTCGCGTATGGCGTGCTCGATTTTGTCACTTTCGGCTGCGCTCGCCAGGCGGGGTGGTTCGCCGGGCCGCGACGGCAAGATTTCGCCAAGGCGCAGGCGGTGTTGCACGCGCTGGAGATCGCGCCGCTGGCGCAGAAAAACATCAATCAGATCAGCGGCGGGGAACTGCAGATGTGTTATTTCGCCAAGGCGCTGGCGGCGGACCCCGACGTCATGATCCTCGACGAACCGGAGTCGAACCTGGATTTTTACAATCAGGCTAAAATGATCGAGATGCTCTGGCGCCTCGCCAAAGAGCAGCAGATGACGATCGTGCTGAATACGCATTTTCTGCATTACGCCGATCGCATCTCCGACAAGTGCCTGCTGATGAATAAGCGACAGTGCATGTTTGGCGATAAAAACGCCTTGCTGCAAGAGGATATCCTGGAGCGCTACTTCCAGGTGCCGGTGAGAAAGTGCCGGTACGAATATGCCGGCGTCAGCGAAGAAACGTTCATTGTCGCGCTACGGCACCCCGCTTGAGCGCAGCCAGTGCGAGGGCGATTGAGGGATATCCCGCATTGCGGCCCCGCCGGCGGTTATTTAAGCTGAAAGAGAAATGCAACGGTGAATATGGAGATAATCATGACTGATTCAGTATCCAACGATCGTAATCCCACCCCGGATGTGGCGGAAGACAACGCGTTCTTCCCATCACCTTACTCCCTCAGCCAGTACACCTCGTCCAAAACCGACTTCACGGGCGCCAGCTACCCGAACGCCTATCGCGGCGGCAAGTGGAAGGTGCTGATGATCGCCTCGCAGGAGCGCTACCTGCTGATGCAAAACGGCAAGTTCTTCTCCACCGGCAACCATCCGGTCGAGATGCTGCTGCCGATGTATCACCTGGATCTGGCCGGTTTCGAGATCGACATCGCCACGCCGTCCGGCGATCCGGTGAAGCTGGAGATGTGGGCGTTCCCGCATGAAGACCCAGCGGTCAAGGCCACCTATGAGAAGTACCGCAGCCAACTCAAGCAGCCGAAAAAGCTGACGGAAGTCGTGAAGGATCTGGATGGCGGCAACTATCTCGGCGTTTTCATTCCCGGCGGCCACGGCGTGCTCAACGATATCCCGTTCAGTGAAGAGGTGAAAAAGACGCTGCACTGGGCCCATGACAACGATCGCTACGTGATCTCGCTGTGCCACGGGCCCGCCGGTTTGCTGGCGGCGGGCATCGGCGAGAGCAAAGACGATTTCCTCTATCGCGGCTATGAGATGTGCGTGTTCCCGGATGCTCTCGATACCGGCGCCAACGTCGACATCGGCTATATCCCCGGCCCGATGCCCTGGCTGGTGGGCGAACGCCTGCGTGAGCTGGGCGTGAAGATCGTCAATGCCGACATCACCGGCAAGGTGCATAAAGATCGGCGCCTGCTGACCGGCGACAGCCCGCTGGCTTCCAACAACCTCGGCAAACTGGCGGCGGAGACGCTGCTGGCCGACGTCGCCGCGCGATGAGCGATGAGATCGCGCAGCGCGCTTTCCAGACGGCGTTGGCGATGGACCACGAGCGAACCCTGTCCGCCATTCAGGGGCGGGTTCGCGCCTTCGCCGCGCCGTTCGGCTTCGATCGCTTTGTGCTGTTTTCCGCTTCCGCCACGGCGGAGGCGGGGATCGAGCATATCTATTGGGTCGAAGGCGACTGGTTCGGCGAGGGGGAGGCGGTCGATGCGCTGACCTACGTGCGGCACTGCCCGGTGACTCGCCACATGCTGCGGGCCAGCGAGCCGTTCTTCTGGACCAAGACCCGGGCGCAGCAGGGAGAGCGCTACCGGATTGTGCACACGCCGCGCGGCGCGGGCCTGCACGGCGTGCAAATCCCGGTGTTCGGCCCCGCCGGCCTGGAGGGCGCCGTCAGCCTGGGAGGCGAGCGCATCGACGCCTCGCTGCCGGTGCGGTTGGCGCTGTCGCTGGTGGGCACGGCGGCCTTTTTGGCGGCGCGGCGGCTGTTTGAACCGGCGGCCGGCAAAGAAGAAGGCCGGCTGTCGGCGCGCGAGCGTGAGGTGCTGAGCTGGACCGCCATCGGCCGACGACAGGCGGATATCGCCGCGATGCTCGGCCTGTCTGAACGCACGGTGGAAAACCACCTGCGCCGCATTCGCCGGCGCCTTGGCGCCGCCACCACCGCGCAGGCGATCAGCGTGGCGATCCGCCTGGGCGAAATTGCCCCCGAGAGCCGTTAGCCTGCCGCCATTTGCCGCAGCAGCCACTCGCGCAGCGCAATGATATCGGGGCGCTGCGCGGTCTCTTCGGTGGTCATCAGATAGTAGTTGGCGCCGGGTAACGCCATCTCGAACGGCGCGGCCAGCACGCCGCGCTGCAACAAATCGCGCGCCAGCAGCCGGCTGGCGATCACCACTCCCTGGCCGGCCACCGCCGCCTGCAGCGCATGGGTTTCGTCGCTGAAGGTCAGCCCGGCTTCCACGTTCAACCCTTCCGGCCCGTAGCGCCGTCGCCAGTTCTCCCAGGTCGGCGAGTCGGCGGGCACCTGCCGATGCGCCACGTGAAACAGCGTCACCCGCTGCAAATCCTCGATGCGCGCCAGCGCCAGCGCCGGGCTGGCGACCACGATAAAGCGATCCTCATGCAGCAGGGTGCAGTACAGATCGCTTTCCGGCGTTTCACGGTAGCGGATGGCGACGTCCACGGTGCGCTGGCTGAGATCCACCCGCTCGACGCTGGTGTGCAGGCGCAGATCGATGGCGGGAAACTCCGCCTTGAAATCCGCCAGGCGCGGCACCAGCCAGTGGGTGAGAAAATTGGAGGTGGTGGTGACGGTCAGCGCCGGCGGCTGCCGGGCGCGGGTGATTTGGGCGACGGACTGTTCCAGCGCGGCAAAGGCGCGCTGGGTGCCGGCATACAGGATCTCGCCGGTCTCGGTCAGGCTGACGCCCTGCGCGCTGCGCTCGCACACCCGGCATTCCAGCACCGATTCCAGCAGCTTGATCTGGTGGCTGACCGCCGTCGCGCTGACGCCCAGCGCCTCGGCGGCCAGTTTGAAGCTGCGGCAGCCGGCCACGGCGTGGAAAGCGCGCAGCGCGCCCAGCGGCGGCAAACGGGGTTTTCTCATGGCTGAGTTATTCTCATCTAAGGCTGAAAACTATGAGTTTGTCTGACCGATTATACAAGAGATAGGCTACTGACATGTGAACAGGGAAATGAATTTATTTCATCATTTCCACCCTATCGGGAGTGAGCGATGAGCCTTTCTATCAACAACGGCGCCCTGGGCGCCATGACACACACGGGAACGGCAGCGAGCGCCCTGGCGCTCAGCGTGCCGGTCGCGGCGGGCGCTTTGCTGCTGGAGGCGGAGAGCCTGCAGGGCATCGGCGCGACCCTGATGCTGCTGACGGCATTGGCGCTGGCGTTTCTCGGCGGCGCCGCACTGGCCCGCTGGCAGCCGCTGCGGAACCGGCCTGCGCTGGCTATGCTCCGCCACGGCTTTTTGCTGGCGGCGGCGGGATGGCTATTCACATTGCTGATGCTGTTCGGCGGCCATGACTGGCCGGCTCTGCTGGCGGGCATCGCCCTCGGCGGCCTGGGGCAGGGCGTTGCCTACCGCACGGCGGTGGAGGAGAAAGCGGCGTTCGCTGTGGCGTGCAGGCTGACGACTGTGGTGACTATCGTGGCCGTAGTGATTGCCGCTTCGCTGGTGCAAACCTACGCCGCGCCGGGCGTGAGGGGAAGCTGTTTCGCGCTGGCGTTGCTGGTCGACCTGGCGCTGCTGGGAGCGTTGATGGCGCGGGTTGCGGAGCGGGATGGGGCCTGAGCCGCCGCGCTGAAGGAAAACAGCCCGCCGGTAAACCCGGCGGGCTTCGCTTAGGCGGCCGCGAGCTCTTGCGGCGTAACGGTTTGCAAGCCGACGAGCTGAATGGCCGGCTGCTCGAGCGTGATGCCGAAGTCGCCTTGCGCCCAATTGTAGATATTGACGACGTGTTGATTGAGCGCGCTTTCACCCTGCATGAATATCGACAGATCCTGCGTATGGGTTTGCGCGTTGTAGTTCAGCGAGAAGCTGCTGTTTGAGCCTTCGGTGCCGAAGGCCAGCAGGTGGTTATCGATAGACAGGGAAGAGGCCTGTAAAAAGCCCAGCTCGAAGCTGTCGTCGATGTAGATATTGTGAGTTTGCTTTACGGGAATATTCAGCAGGCTGTTGGGGAAGGGCACATCGTTGGACAGCATGCTCAGGTTCACGCCGAGATAATCCTGCGGCGCGCTCCCACCCGGCGCAGTGGTATAGCCGTGCTCGAAGCGAATCTCGCTGGAGCCTTTGCCCAGGTTGACCTCCAGGCCGTTGGCCGGCGTTAGCACCCGATCGTTAAAGGTGACGTTATCCTTAAAGTCCGTCAGCTTCACCGCCTCAATGTTGTACAGCCCGTCCTTGAAGCCATACAGCCCGATGCCGTTTTTCTCGATCACCCCGCGCCCGCCATAGCTGCCCTGGGCGTCAAACTTCAGGTTTACCCCGTGCGACAGGCTGGAATAATCGACCGTATCGTGGCCGCTGCCGCCGTCGATCACCGTCCAGCCGTAGTTGCCGGCGTTGTTTTGCCAGCCGCGCGGCACGCTGATGGTGTCGTCGCCGCTGCCGGTGTTAACGGCGATATTGCCGAACGCCAGCGTGAAATCGTCGTCATGCAGCGTACCGACGCGGTACAGATTCGGCGTGGACAGCACGTCGGCAATGTCGTTGAAAATCGCCGAGCCGATATCCAGCTTGCCGGGAATGAGGCTGCCGCCGCCGGTCACGCTGCTGCCGTAGGATTCGGTGTAGAAATCACGCGCCGCTTCGGCGGCGAGGCGGATGGTCTCGTGGCCAATGCCGAGGGTGGTTAAATAGGTGGGCACTTCGCCCGCCAGCAGCGTTTCAACCACGTAGCTGAGGTTTTTCATCTGCATGGAGACCTGCGCCGCGGCAATCAGATCGTAAGTCCCGCCTTCCACCTTAAAGGCCGAGGTGTCGTTGGTCGCCACCCATTCGGTAAAGAACGAGGTATCGCCTAAATAAGAGAACAGCGTGGTGCCGGCCCAGGGGGAATAGTTGGGGGCGCCGGTCGAGGAGGCGTCGGTGAACACTTCGGACGCCGCCGCGCCGGCGTCGATCAGGCCGACCTCGTGAATGTCCGGCACTTTGGCGCTGGTGGGCGGGGCATCCGGCAGCGGCGCGTTGGGATCGCTGCTCAGATCGACGCCAAACAGCGTTTTGGCGAAGTTTTTGGCGATGTTGTCGGAGGCATTCTGAATGCGCGCCTCCCAGTCATCGGGCACATGCCCGGTGCGCAGCTCATACTGCAGCTTGGTTTGGTCGCGAATGTAATGGGCAAACGCCCCCTGATTCGAGTTCACGCCATAGGCGCCTTTGATCCAGGTATACACCGCGATATCCACGCCCTCAATGGGTTGGTTGGCATGGTTGGGATCGGTGAGCGCATCGACGGAGGCGGCATATACCGCTGGCCAGTCGCCGGCTTTGGCGGCCTCCCAAATCGCTTGCAGTTTTTCTCGGTCGGTAATGACGTAAGCCATATAAACACTCCTTGTTGCTGAGAGATTGCTGTGAAATTCAACATGATGAATGGAAGCGCGCGATGGAATAAAACCGAAACCCGAACAGCCAGAAACGCGCATGCCGCGATCTGCAGCGAACGATGGGCGGCAGGCGCCCATAGCGAAAGGATAGACGCAACTTGCTGAGCGAGAGAGTTTGGCTTATCGATTGTTTTTTCAGGATTATTGCTGTAAATCGGCGGGTAAATCCGCGTATTGGCGTCAGGAAGGGATTTCCGTCAGCTGGGTTAGGAATCTTCTTAGATAAAAGAGTGGGTTTCACTGGGGGAAGGGGCCGGATAGTTTCCTACAGCTGCGTTTATCTCCTTGCCGCCGTATCATTTACCCTGGCGCCCGCTTATCCTGCATCAGCATTAGCGCGTAAAAGAAACCGCGGGCTGATGAACGGTTAATCCAACCTGGAGGACTCGCTATGTCCGATCGCCCTACTATTGCGCTTATTGGCCCCGGCGCCATCGGCACCGCCATCGCCGCGGCGCTTCATGAAGTGGGCCGCACGCCGCTGCTTTGCGGGCGTACGGCCCATCCGCAATTAATTCTGCGCCACGATGAGGGAGAAGTGGTGGTGCCGGGGCCGGTTTTAAGCGATCCGCGTACCGTCGCCCATCCCTACGATCTGGTTTTTGTCGCCGTAAAAACCACTCAGGTGGCCGACAGCGCGGGCTGGCTGGCGGCGTTGTGCAATAAAAACACCGTCGTGTGTGCGCTGCAAAACGGCGTCGAGCAGCAATCTCTGCTGGCGCCTTACGTCAATGGGGCGACGGTGCTGCCCTCCGTGGTGTGGTTTCCGGCGCAGCGCGAGCAAGATGCGTCCGTCAGGCTGCGCGCCACGCCGCGCCTGACGCTGCCGGATGCGCCACAGGCGCAAGCGATCGCCGACGCGCTCAGCGGTTCACGCTGTGCGGTTGAGCTGTCATCGGATTTTCTCTCGATTGCTTGGCGTAAGCTGTTGCAGAATGCGGCTGCGGGGCTGATGGTGCTGGCCAATCGCCGCGCAGGCATGTTTTCGCGCGCCGACATAACGCAACTGGCCCTGGCTTATCTGCGTGAATGCCTGGCCGTCGCGCGCGCGCAGGGTGCGGTGCTTCACGATAACGTGCCGGAGGCGATCGTGGATGGCTTTCAGCGTGCGCCCGCGGATTTGGGCACCTCTATTCTTGCCGACCGGCAGGCCAACCGGCCACTGGAGTGGGACATACGCAACGGTGTCGTGCAGCGTTATGGGCGCTTGCAGGGCATGCCTACGCCGATTAGCGATATCCTGGTGCCGCTGCTGGCGGCGGGCAGTGAAGGGCCGGGGTGATAGCCGGCGGCGCAGGCGTTCGTCGGGCAAGGGTATTTTCGCTGTCAATGCGGTTGGCATTCAGACAGCCGGTTGCCTGCCGCAGCCCAAACCCGCCAACAGCAAAAAGCCCGCTCAGGTTTCCCTGAGCGGGCTTCTCTAAATATGGCTCCTCTGACTGGACTCGAACCAGTGACATACGGATTAACAGTCCGCCGTTCTACCGACTGAACTACAGAGGAATCGTGTGAACGGGGCGAATAATAGCGAGGCGTCGTCGGCATGTCAAAGGCGGATTACACATTCTGTGACTGTTTGCTTACAGAATGCGCAACCCGTTGAGTTTTTTGGCAGATTTAGCCCTCTGGCGCTCGCTGCAGGCGCAGCTGATAGCGGTAAACGCCGGCGGTGAGCAGGTAATCCCGGTGCACGCTCGGGCTCCAGGAATCGTCGCCGCCCACCCCCATGTGGAAGCCGTCCAGGTGCAGCCAGGTGCCTGCTTCCGGCTGCAGCAGGTGCTGGTGGCTGCAGGCCATCAGCTGTTGCAGGCCGTAGCGGCTGAGCGAGAAGTGGAAGCGGCCGTCGATGCGCCAGCCGCCGTAGCGCAGGCTGCGGGTGTCGCAGCGCAGGCCGTTCTCGCCGGGGAAAATATACGGCGTGTGCAGAGCTGCCAGCGGCAGGCGCCAGCGCCCGTATTGCGCGGCCAGGCGGCGATCCGGGTAGTTCTCGTGCGGGCCCAGACCCAGCCATTCCGCCTGCGGCTGCACCGTCGCCAGTTGGCAGTGCAGGCCGATGCGCGCCGGCGGCGGCAGGGCGTCGGCCACCTCGACCTCCACGTTCACGCTCACCGCGCCCAGCGCGTCGAACAGCCACTGCTTGCGGCTAATCAGCAAAATCTGCCCGTCCACGCCGAACTGGTGTTCGCTCACCACCCGCACGCCGTTTTGCAGCGCATCGGCCTGCAACTGCGTGCAGCGCTCTTCCAGCCGGTACAGGCCCGCCAGCTTCCAGCGTTCGATCCAGGCGTTGGGATCGATATGGTCCGCTTCGCTGACGCCGATGTCGTTATCGATCGGCGCGCGCGCAAAACCGTCGCGCAGCGGCGTCAGCAACTGCGGCTGCTCATTCTGCCACCACTGCGTCAGGTGGCCGCTGCTGCGCTCGAAGCGCCAACGCTGGTCGCCGTGGGTGAGCGTCAGCCCCTGATCGTCTTCAATCAGCATTGGCGGCACGCCCTGCGCCGGCGGCGGCGCGGGATGCAGCGCGCGCGGCACCCGCCACTGATCCCAGGCGCAGCGGTGGTGCGCTTCGGACCAGTCGGTGGCCTGCGGCTGCACCACCTCCACGTTCAGCCACAGCTCGCCGGGCTGATGCAGCATCGGCAGCCGGTCGAGCAGGGTGAAGCGAGTGCTGCCCTGCGGCGGCAGCGCCAGATCGAGGCTGCCGCTGGCGCGCTCCACGCCGTCCAGCTCCAGCCGCCAGTTGAGCTGTTCGTTGTCGGTGTGGCGGAACAGGTAATCGCTGGTGACGGTCAGCGTCAGCGAGGCGGCATCGAAGGCGAAGCGGAACAGCTGCTGCGCCCGCTGCGCTTCGAACAGCGCCGGATGCGGGGTGCGATCCGCGAACACCAGCCCGTTCAGGCAGAACTGGCGATCGTTGGGGGTGTCGCCGAAGTCGCCGCCGTAGGCCCAGAACTCTTCGCCGCGATCGTCGCGTTTGATCAGCGCCTGATCGACCCAGTCCCAGACAAAGCCGCCCTGCAGGCGCGGATGTGCGTGGAACGCGCGCCAGTAGCGCTCGAAACCGCCGAAACTGTTGCCCATCGCGTGGGCGTATTCGCACAGGATCAGCGGGCGCGGCTCCTCCGGCAGGCCGATCCACTTGCCGATCGCCCATTTGGGCACTGCCGGGAACGGCTGATCCTGATCCACTCGCGCATACATCGGGCAGATGATGTCGGTGGCGGCGGTGTCGGCGCCGCCGCCTTCATATTGCACCGGGCGGGTCGGATCCTGGCTTTTCACCCAGCGGTACAGCGCGTCGTGGTTCGCGCCGTGGCCGGACTCGTTGCCCAGCGACCAGATAATGATGCAAGGGTGGTTGCGATCGCGTTGCACCATGCGCGTGACGCGCTCGCTCATCGCCGGCAGCCACAGCGGATCGTCAGCCAGGCGGTTCATCGGCTGCATGCCGTGGGTTTCGATATTGGCTTCGTCCACCACGTACAGCCCGTAGCGGTCGCACAACCGGTACCACAGCGGGTGGTTGGGGTAATGCGAGCAGCGCACCGCGTTGAAGTTGTGCTGCTTCATCAGCAGGATATCGTGGCGCATCGTCGCCTCGTCCATCACCTGGCCGTGGCGCGGATGATGCTCGTGGCGGTTAACGCCGCGGATCAGCAGCGGCTGCCCGTTGAGCTTCAACAGCCCGCCGCTGATCTCCACCTGGCGGAAGCCGACGTCATAGGCCTCCACCTCGATAATCTCCCCCTCGGGCGAGAGCAGGGCGACGGTGGCGCGATACAGCGTGGGCGTTTCGGCGCTCCACAGCGCCGGGCGTTCCACCGGCAGGCGCAGCGTGACGCGATCGTCATAGGCGCCGCGCTCGTCCACGATCTCGCTGCCGAGCGGCTGGATGCGTTCGGCCACCCGCGCGCCATCGCGCCACAGCTGAACCTGCACCTGCAGCGGGCCGGGCCGATTGGCGCGCGCGGTCACCACCAGTTCGCCGCGGGTAAAGCTGTCATGCAGCGGCGTGGTGATGCGCACATCGCTCAGGTGCGCGGCGGGTTTGTGCAGCAGGCTGACGTCGCGGAAGATGCCGCTCATGCGCCACATGTCCTGATCTTCCAGATAGCTGCCGTCGCACCAGCGCAGCACCATCACCGCCAGCCGGTTTTCACCCGGCCGCAGCCACGGGCTGAGATCGAACTCCGCCGGCAGGCGGCTGTCCTGCGAATAGCCGACCCAATGGCCGTTGCACCATAAATAGAACGCCGAGTTGACGCCGTCGAAGATGACGCGCGTCTGGCCGGCGGCCAGCCAGGCCGGATCGACGCTGAAGGCGCGCGAGTAGCAGCCGGTCGGGTTGTCTTCCGGCACGCGCGGCGGATCGACCGGGAACGGGTAGCGCACGTTGGTGTAGATCGGCGCGTCGTAGCCGGCAAGCTGCCAGTTGCCCGGCACCGCCAGCGGGGCGGCGTCCGGCAGATCCTGCTGCAGCCAGCTCTCCGGTGCCGCCTCTGGGCGCGGGAAATAGTTGAAGCGCCACTCGCCGTTCAGCGATCGGCGGCTGGCGCTGGGGGCGTCGTCGCGCGCGTCTTCCACCGTGCGCCAGCTGGCGAACGGCGGGTGGGCCTCCAGCCGGCGGTAGTGGGTGCAGGCGGGGTTTTGCCAGTCACGGCGGGCGAGGATCTCGGTCAGGGAAGCTAGGGGCGCAGCAGGCATCGGCGATCGTCCAGTCGGCTAGGTGATGCTCACCAAGATGCTGACCGGCGCATAAAAAGTAAAGCGGTTACACGCAACCTTGCAAGGGCGATCAAATAACCGTTAATGCGGCTCGCCGGCGCGATAGATCCGCTGTGGGCGGCCTACCTTGCCGTAAATGATCTCGGCGCGCAGCTGCTGCGCGGCGGTGCAAAACTCCAGATAACGGCGAGCGGTGGTGCGGCTGAGCCCCATTTTTTGCGCAACGCTTTCAGCGGTGTGCCGCGCGGCGGGTTCGGCGAACAGCGCGCGGACCTTGCCCAGCGTCAGCTCGTCGATGCCGGCGGGCAGCGCCGCCTGCTGCTCGCCGCGGGCGTAGGTATTGAACATCTCGTCGATGCGGCGCTGGTTGAGGCGCGCTTTGTCCTTCAACGCTTCGCGGCGCTGGCTGAAGCGCAGCAGCGTCTGGCTCAGCCGGTCATAGGCCAGCGGTTTGATCAGGTAGTCGAACACGCCGTAGCGCAACGCCTCGGCCACGGTGGCCATGTCGCTGGCGGCGGTGATGAACACGATGCCGCCGCGATACCCGCTCAGCGTCAGTTCGCGCAGCAGGGTGATGCCCTGGCCGTCCGGCAGAAAGTTGTCCAGCAGGATCAGATCCGGCTTGAAGCGTTCGGTCATGGCGCGCGCCTGCGCCAGCGTGCCGGCCAGCCAAATCTGGCGGCAGCCGCCGTTCTGGCGGATAAACTCCGCGTGCATCTCCGCCAGCGGCGTTTCGTCTTCAACGATCAGGATGTTCAGCCATTCCATAGTGCGACCCGTAATTGCAATAAAAATGCTAAGTGAATGTAAGTGAATTGCGGCGCCAAATAAAGATTATCTCAATAATAAACACCATAAGATTAATTAAGCAAATAAAGAACATTAAATAACTTATTAACCGGGATCGGTTTGTGAAATAGGTCAATAATCCGCGTTTTTTTTCTGCTTACCATGGGTTTATCGAACGAGAGGATGATTTTATCTTCATGGTTTTTAAGGTTTTAATTGCCATTTCTGATGTTAATTAAAATGCCTTTTTGTATTTCATTTGTTGTTTGCCAGTTAACCCAGAGAGCGTGTTATGTTAGGCGATGCCGTATTTAATCGGGTAAAGCGATCGGATCATAAAGCGATTTCGGAAATAAGCGCCTTCTTGCGCAGTAACGATCTGAATATCGATACCACGGTTGAAATATTTATTACCGTTACCCAGCACGACAAATTGGTCGCCTGCGGCGGCATCGCCGACAATATTATCAAATGCGTCGCCATCAGCCCGCTGATGCGCGGCGAAGGGTTGGCGCTGGCGCTGGCGACCGAGCTGGTGAACCTGGCCTACGAGCGCCACCACACCCAGCTGTTTATCTACACCAAGGTGCAGAACGAGCCGCTGTTCCGCCAGTGCGGTTTCTACCCGATCGCCACCGTGCCGGGCATCGTGGTGCTGATGGAAAACAGCCCGTGCCGCCTGAAGCGCTACGCCGCCCAGCTGGCGAGCCAGCGCCGGCCGGGCGACACCATCGGCAGTATCGTGATGAACGCCAACCCCTTCACGTGACCCAGCTTTCTTGTACAAAGTTGGCATTATAAGAAAGCATTGCTTATCAATTTGTTGCAACGAACAGGTCACTATCAGTCAAAATAAAATCATTATTTGAAGCTTGGCGTAATCATGGTCATAGCTGTTTCCTGTGTGAAATTGTTATCCGCTCACAATTCCACACAACATACGAGCCGGAAGCATAAAGTGTAAAGCCTGGGGTGCCTAATGAGTGAGCTAACTCACATTAATTGCGTTGCGCTCACTGCCCGCTTTCCAGTCGGGAAACCTGTCGTGCCAGCTGCATTAATGAATCGGCCAACGCGCGGGGAGAGGCGGTTTGCGTATTGGGCGCTCGGTCTTGCCTTGCTCGTCGGTGATGTACTTCACCAGCTCCGCGAAGTCGCTCTTCTTGATGGAGCGCATGGGGACGTGCTTGGCAATCACGCGCACCCCCCGGCCGTTTTAGCGGCTAAAAAAGTCATGGCTCTGCCCTCGGGCGGACCACGCCCATCATGACCTTGCCAAGCTCGTCCTGCTTCTCTTCGATCTTCGCCAGCAGGGCGAGGATCGTGGCATCACCGAACCGCGCCGTGCGCGGGTCGTCGGTGAGCCAGAGTTTCAGCAGGCCGCCCAGGCGGCCCAGGTCGCCATTGATGCGGGCCAGCTCGCGGACGTGCTCATAGTCCACGACGCCCGTGATTTTGTAGCCCTGGCCGACGGCCAGCAGGTAGGCCGACAGGCTCATGCCGGCCGCCGCCGCCTTTTCCTCAATCGCTCTTCGTTCGTCTGGAAGGCAGTACACCTTGATAGGTGGGCTGCCCTTCCTGGTTGGCTTGGTTTCATCAGCCATCCGCTTGCCCTCATCTGTTACGCCGGCGGTAGCCGGCCAGCCTCGCAGAGCAGGATTCCCGTTGAGCACCGCCAGGTGCGAATAAGGGACAGTGAAGAAGGAACACCCGCTCGCGGGTGGGCCTACTTCACCTATCCTGCCCGGCTGACGCCGTTGGATACACCAAGGAAAGTCTACACGAACCCTTTGGCAAAATCCTGTATATCGTGCGAAAAAGGATGGATATACCGAAAAAATCGCTATAATGACCCCGAAGCAGGGTTATGCAGCGGAAAAGCGCCACGCTTCCCGAAGGGAGAAAGGCGGACAGGTATCCGGTAAGCGGCAGGGTCGGAACAGGAGAGCGCACGAGGGAGCTTCCAGGGGGAAACGCCTGGTATCTTTATAGTCCTGTCGGGTTTCGCCACCTCTGACTTGAGCGTCTATTTTTGTGATGCTCGTCAGGGGGGCGGAGCCTATGGAAAAACGCCAGCAACGCGGCCTTTTTACGGTTCCTGGCCTTTTGCTGGCCTTTTGCTCACATGTTCTTTCCTGCGTTATCCCCTGATTCTGTGGATAACCGTATTACCGCCTTTGAGTGAGCTGATACCGCTCGCCGCAGCCGAACGACCGAGCGCAGCGAGTCAGTGAGCGAGGAAGCGGAAGAGCGCC